>Avalanche_p1__coassemble_3719_pt1 | contig 5345 bp, 3 predicted proteins | sample Avalanche_p1__metabat2_low_PE_035 | metagenome-assembled genome bin Avalanche_p1 | reverse complement strand
CAGCTGCTTCACACTCCGGTTAAAGGCATAAAATCAAGATACAGAACGTGAAAGAATATTGCTGCTTACTGGCTGCGGCAATCAGCCGCAGCCTTACGCCGTTGTCGAAATCACCCGATGAATGCGGATGACAAAATCTCTCAGACTGGTGAACTGCTCGCCAAATGTAGCCTGCCAGTTCATGCTCTTCAGCGGATACTCAAGGAAGTTTTTCGTTTCGATATCCCCGTTGGTACACACATAGTCAAGGATATTCTTCAGATACCGTTCTTGTTCTGAAGTCAAGTCATACCCGTCGACAAACTGCTTATAAATGCGGAGAGCCCGTTGCCGGTCTATTCCGTTGATTACCCGGATAAAGGCAGCGATGTTATTCCTGTAAGGCTGACCTTGAGCCAGTTCATCATACTCTTCGCGCGTACCCAGCTCTTCAAAGAAAATGCGCTCCAGCTCGGCAAAATCGGCAGACGTAAGCTGCTCCAGATTCTGGATTTTCTGCAGCGTAGCGTTCTGTATATTCCTTGCCAGATAGTCGGTTACCCGCTGCTTATACGAAGTCTGTATGATCACATCCTCTCCACTTTCCACCGACTCATACGTATCTTCAATATCGATGATAAACTTCTGCTTCTTTCCCCCTTCCAGCAGTTTGACCAGCTCCCTCAGCTCGGTGCGTACCTGCTCCAGCGCATCCAGCGTTTCGTGCTCCCAGAACAGAGGAGACTGCACCTGTCTGATGGTATCCAGATGAGCCGTTACGGCAGGCAGTGTGGCTTTCTTTTCCAGTGCCTGAGCGATATTCACCACCACTTGGCGGCATTGTCCTACGCGTACCGTGCCGTCTACGTGAGCCAGCATGATTTGAAGCATAATCACATCAAACTTCTTTGCAGCCTCGTTGTCGGCATCTTGCGGAATCAGCTTGCCTATCTCCTTCAGCTGAAGCACATCCACTTCCGAGAGACAGGTCCATTTCTCTTTCTGCCGGAAAGGTTCGATGATGTTCAAGTACGGACGAGCCTCTTTCCGCTCCTTGCCGATGCGGTCTACCTGCCGGTGGAGCAACTGCTTGAGGTCGTCGTGCAGCTGTTTGTCGAAAGCAATGGCTTGATGGTCGGCATGCTGGAGTATGTAGGCAATGTCAAGACGCAGGCAGAACAGGCGTTCCGTAAGCGACTGCACAGCCATAGACGTAATGCCGGTGACCGGCTTGGAAAAATAATCGAAATTGCCGCACCAGTCGAAGATATAGAAATGCTCCTTCTTCTTTCCCGGTCCGAATACATCGGGACAGAGGCGCGTACCCCTGCCAATCATCTGCTCAAACTTGATTTTCGATTTCACAATCTTGAAGAAAACCAAGTTAAGCACCTCGGGCACATCGATACCCGTATCGAGCATATCCACCGAAACTGCTATCTGGGGATACTTTTCCGGAGTTTTGAATTCACCTATCAGCCTGTCATGATGTTTCACCTGATTATCGATAAGCTGACAGTAGTCTGCTCCCCGCTCCGGATAAAGCGCATGAAACCGCTCTACGATGCGTTCGGCATGCAGATGATTGTAGGCAAAGAGGATGGTCTTGCCGATGTCTTCCCCGCTGTGAATCTTCAGTCCGTCAGTCATCAGTTCAGCCAGCACATGATCGATGGTATCATCGTTGATGAGATAGCGGAACAACTCGTTCCCCTGAATGTCGCGGTGATATTCTTCGGTAGAAGGAATGCCCTTCTGCACCTTTTCATACGCCCATACCTTTTCCAGTTGCTGTTGCTGTTCGGGAGTCAGCTCATCATAGCGGATGCCCCGGTTCATGAATTTCGAGGTGCAGTTTTTCACCTTGTAAGGAACCAGATACCCGTCTCTGACCGCCTCATCAAGGGTATATTCAAAGTTAGGTTCATCTTCCAGCTCCAGCAGTTTAAACGTATTACGGTCTATCTCATCGCGCGGAGTAGCCGTAAGTCCGATGAGCAGTGAGTCGAAATACTGGAAGATAGCCCCATACTTGCCGAAGACACTGCGGTGAGCCTCATCAATGATGATCAAGTCGAAATGTCCCACCGAGAACTGCAGTGGGATGGCATTGATGTAGTTAATCATCGTCTGATAGGTAGAGAAGATGAAACGCGCCGTCAGGTCGGGTTTGTCTTCCTCCGAAAGGCATGCCATCGACTCGCTGGGCAAGAGCCGTTCAAAATTTCCCCGAGCCTGGTTTACCAACTCCGTACGGTCGGCAAGAAACAATACTTTCTTTATCCAGTTATTGTTGCTCAGCAACTTGCAGAGCGAGATGCTGACACGGGTCTTTCCCGTACCTGTGGCAAGTACCAGCAAGCCTCTGCGGTGATTGGCATTCAGCCATTCCACCAGACTCTTGATGGCGGTTTTCTGATACGGGCGGTCGGTAATCGACTCATCGATGGTGAGGTCTTTTATTTTCGCCCGTCCCCGTTTCTGAATCAGGTATTCCAAGTCGTCGTGGCTGTGAAATGAAATGACTTCACGGTCGGGGTATCCCATTCCGTCGATAACCATGGTGCTGTAGCCGTTGGTATAATAAATTACCGGACGTACACCGTATTGACGCTCCAGACAGTCGGCATATAAGAGGGCTTGCTTGCGCCCCTCTGCCTTGCTGTGGAGGGTGCTTTTGGCTTCAATTACTGCCAGCGGCAGACCTCCTTTGCTGAACAACACATAATCGCAATAGCCCGTTCCCGAATCGGTAGGCATACCTGTTACCTTGATTTCGATGCCTGCCTTTCCTCCCTGAGCCACCCCTTTGCCGGTCATCACTTCCCATCCGGCTTCATTGAGCATATAGTCGATGAGGCACCGGCGGGTAATGGCTTCACTGGCAAGCGATTCCTTGGGTCGGTCAGCGGGTGCTACAGGATGTTCGATAGCTTCTTGCGGTACGCTTTTCACCACATCGGGTGCAACGCCGGGTTCGTCTCCGGCAGTGATGTGCAAGCCGGGGAAGACATCCGGAATCAAGGTAGCATCGAAGGCTGAGATGCGCCGGATGGCACGCCAGCGGTAGAGAAAGCCGCTTACCACATAATAGAGCGAACGCAGGCAGACGAAGGCATTGTTTCGCAGTACGCACTGTTCACCGGCATGTGAGGCGAAGTTGCCAATTTTCTTTACTGTATAGATGTCTTTTTCAAACTGCCAGTCATCGTCAATGAATGCATCGATTTCCGGACGTTTCAGCATGGCGTTTAAGGTTTCATGCGGGTCGAGTGTCACGTTTGCCATGGTGAGATGGTTTTTTACGAGCCATTCCAAGGCTTTGCGTGCATTGTTGGCGCTTTCTTCGGGGAAAGCCTTCTGAAAGATTTCCGCCTTGTCGCAGTAAGCATGCAGTTGGCTGAAACTGGGAATTTCCTCAGTCAGCAGTTTGATATAGTCGAAGTTTTTCATCATTCATGTAAAGGGTTTATGGAAGTTCTTCCTATGGCTTGCAGTTGTCGTAGTAAAGTCCCGTTCAGTTTCTCACGGAGAAACCGGAGTTTTTCCACCGAGAAACCGGAGTTTCTTCACGGGAAAACCGGAGTTTTCTCACGGGAAACTGAGACGGCTGTAAGGGTGGGATGCGTGCATGGTTACCAGCGTGGAGTTTCTTCGTAGTTATCAAAAGTCACCTCGGTGCATACGCCCAGTTGGTGAAGTGTTTCTTTAATATCGTTTTGTTCTTCGGGCGAGAGAACCACGGCTCCTTTTCTCTGTTTGAAGTAGACGTTTCGTCCCAGCAGGGCAGTCCGTATGTTCATGAACTTCTGATATTGTTCCATCGAGAGCTGTTTCTTGAATCCGGTAAATCCGCGTGCAAAGGTAACCGGCTGGCTGTTTCTGTAATACGGGCACGATGCTTCTTTTGTGCATCGGGTGGGGTTAATGAGTCGCATGAAGTTTTCTTTATCCACCAGCAGGCGGTAGGCCAACTGATGGAGGCATGTGTCTGCCTGTTTGCAGTTGTGGTGTATGCAGACAGCGTAATTGTTTGGTAAGGTTGTTTCAAATATTTTCTGCATAGTGGTAAGTATGTATTAGTCGAACCAGTACTGCATCCGTGAGGCGAGTAAGGTTTCGAGGTCTTTAATGGTTTCACTGACTTGCTGCTTCTGCCGTTCGATGGCTTCGATACGGGCGGCAAATTGTTGCTGCAAGGGGAGGGGAGGGAGAGGTATAATAACAAGTTCGTTTAGACTGCTTACTGCAATGCCTGGTTGTGCTTGTCCTTTTGCATACCTTGTTAATTTTAGATTTACTAATGTGTAGTACAACCATTTTATTTGCATGTCTTGTTTACCCCTTACAACGACAGCATGTTCAGTTGCGTAAAAAGGAGCCTCTGCAAAGTTTACAGTTCCACAATATGCCCCTTGCCTGCCTATAATAGGAGAGGATTCTACATGTGAGCATCTGTTTATATATCCTCTAATGCCATTGCCTCCATAACAAGGATAGGGATTGTCGTTTGAAAGTTCATTTGCTTTAATAGCTTTTCCTGCTTTTAAATCGCATACCTCTCCCAACTTTTTCACCTCCCATCCCTTTTCATTCTCCACGGGGTCACCAAACATCTCATAGAAGATGCTTTGAGCTAATTGGTCATAGTCTTCCAGTTGCTGCTTCTTCAGCTGAATCAACTCGTTTATCTTGTCGAGTTCGGCAACGATGGCGAGTTGGGTGGGCTTAGGAGGAAGAGGTACGTGTATCTTTTTTAAATCAGTAATAGATAAGCTTGATTGATTGACTGCATCTTTTCTTATTCGTGCAATATCAGATTTGAACTTATGACTATTTGCATAGTAAGCAAAAAAGCTAGAACTGATAACATCGCTATTATTCTTTATTCTGAGTAGATTCATTCCATGAATGATGATTTCAGTGTTCCTGGAACGATATTCTACAGTTCTACCTATATAACTCTTACTATTAATGTGAGATAAAAGAAGGTCTCCATTTTCTAAAATATAATCTTGATATTTTTCAATATCATAAACATCTGCATATCCCATTCGATTTCTATTGAAAACTCCTCCAGAAAGAGTTTCAATTCTTGTTATAGGATATCCACCTGCACCTTTGACCTGTTTTATATTTGCTCCATTTTTAATATAATGAAAACATTCCCCCAACTTCTTATATTCCCAATCCTTTCTCATACCTTTCCCTCCATCTTTAATTCATGTTGCAATTTAAGCATTTGGAAATCGTGATTTCCAAATGCTAGTACCTTGGCTAACAGTATCATCTCTCCTCCAGCATCTTATATAGTTCGCTATACCCCTTCAGGTATTGGCTTTCCGTTTGCTCCAATCGGGTCAGAA
>Avalanche_p1__coassemble_692_pt1 | contig 38671 bp, 29 predicted proteins | sample Avalanche_p1__metabat2_low_PE_035 | metagenome-assembled genome bin Avalanche_p1 | reverse complement strand
TACGGTTTGATAGTTTGGACAAAGATACAATATTTTGGGCATTCTTTGCTTGCTTACTCGAAAGAAGCTGTTTTATTTTCTTCTATTTCCTGCGGCAGGCTGTTGAGAACGCTTTCTTTTTCCTGTGGTTTTATGTTTTGATATGCCCGGATTCTACTGCCCACCGTTATGGGTCGTATAACCCACTATTATGGGCTGTAGAATTCTTGCTGTTATAGCAGCGTATGTGCCTGCATGTATCTGGGTTTTCCTTGCCTTCTTTTGAGAAATCGCCATTTATCGTTACATTTGCAGTCAAACCCCAATGATGTTATGGATAGCTTATCAAACGAAACTTCTCATTTTATTCAACTTCATCGCAAAGATGATGTGCGTATGCTGGCCTTGCAAGCCGGGAAACATCCGGAAGTAGATATGGCAGAAGCCGTGGTGCAGATAGCCGGATGGCAGGTGGCAGAGAAGAAAGTGCCGCTTTGGGCACAGACCGAAGGGATTCTTTATCCGAAGCATCTCTCGATGGAACAGTGCTCTTCGGAGGTGACGGCACGTTATAAAGCTTCACTTGTCAAGGGAGAAACCTTTGCTGATCTGACCGCGGGCTTTGGGGTGGACTGTTCGTTTATTGCCCGAAATTTCCGTAGTGTAGAGTATGTGGAACGGCAGGAAGTGCTTTGCCGCTTGGCGGAACATAACTTTCCTTTGCTGGGCTTGAATCATATCCGCATCTGTCATGCCGATGGAGTAGAGTATCTGCGCGACATGGAGCCGGTGGATTGTCTGTTTCTTGACCCTGCCCGGCGCGACAGTCACGGAGGAAAGACGGTTGCCATAGCCGAGTGTGAACCGGATGTCTGTGCGCTTGAATCACTGTTGGTGGAAAAGGGACGTATGGTGATGATTAAGCTTTCTCCGATGCTTGACATTGCTTCCGCCTTGCGCGACTTGAAGTATGTGCGCCGCATTCATGTGGTGGCTGTTCATAACGAATGTAAGGAGTTGGTTTTGATACTCCGAAAAGAGCCAGATGAGGTGGAACGGGCTGCCGGTGAGGTGATTATGAGTTGTGAACAGGTTGTTAATAACTCAGCATCCCAGCATTTTGACTTTACCTATAAGGAGGAGCGGGAGGCAGTTTGTCCGTTAGCTGAATCGGTTGAGGCTTATCTTTACGAGCCGGGTGCAGCTTTGCTGAAAGCCGGAGCATACCGTCTGCTTACCCAATACTATGGTGTAAAGAAGCTGCATACAAACAGCCATCTTTATACTTCAGCGGAGGCGATTGACTTTCCGGGACGGCGGTTCCGGGTAGAAGGTGTTTCCGGTTTCGGGAAGAAGGAAATCAGGGATTTCCTGAAGGGAGTTGAGAAAGCGAATCTTACGGTGCGTAATTTCCCTGCTTCTGTAGCTGAGCTTCGGAAAAAGCTGAAGTTGAAAGAAGGAGGAGAACTGTATCTCTTTGCTACCACGTTGGCAGACGGAGAAAAAGTGCTGATTAAAGGAAGAAAAGCTTGATGTTTGTCTAAAAATTATACACCCGGTGTCTAATTTCTTGACACTATACCGTATCTTCTGTTTTGTAATTGGTTTGTAAATCAGTGGTTTATTTGTTTGGCACGGCATTTGCTTTCTTTCAGTAGAAGCAAATACTGAAAAAGCAATATGAATACCATTTTACGCAATCTTTTTTATACCCTCCGGCGCTTCCGCATGGCCTCGAACCTGAATTTATTGGGGCTTTCGGTTGCTTTTACAGCTTTCATTCTCATTATGATGAAGGTGGGTTACGAACGCAGCTTTGATACCTGTTATCCCGAAGCCGACCGAGTAACTATGTTAGCTTTTGACCTTGATGAGGAATATAAAGCTTTTATGGTATTGCCGCGTGGGTTGGTGGATCATGTAATCGAGCAGACTCCCGGTGTGGAGTGCGGAAGCATTTATGCCCGGAGCTGGTTTGATGTTTCTTTTTACTTAGATCCTGAAAACCCGGTTTATTTCAAGGAAGAACCTTATGGTATTTATAAGAGCTTTGTCCAAACGGTAGGAATGGAGTTTGTGGCAGGTAGTGCCGACGGAATGGATGCGCCCGACGGGATGCTGATACCGGAAAGCAAGGCCAAGAAACTTTTTCCTGACGGGAATGCCGTTGGCTCTTATCTGTATCGTAAAGGAAAGAGTGTGCTGATCGATGAAGATCAAGTTCGTTTCCGTATATGTGGTGTCTATAAGGATTTTCCGGAGAACTCTCAGTTTGCTGCGAATCCATTGCTGGTTCGTATGAACGATTACCAGAAAGGACATTGGACTTCGTGGAACTACTTTGCTTTTCTGCGCCTGAAACCGGGAGTAACCCCCGAGGAGGTAAACAGGCAAATCGCCCAGTTGGGTGTGAATGAGCGTATGAAAAATTTATCGGATCTTGAGCTTACCACTTACGTGATTCCCATTACAGACCTTTATTATAACTTGCCTGAGAATGATTTCTTTAAGACGGGTAACCGGCAGCATATTTACCTGTTGATCACTCTTGCTTTCCTGATTATCTTGATAGCGAGTGTCAATCTGATTAACTTTAGTACAGCACTTACACCAATGCGCATTCGCAGCATCAATACGCAGAAGGTTTTGGGCAGTTCGGTCAACGCTTTACGCATCGGTTTGGTAGGTGAGTCGGTCTGTATTGTTTTCTTTTCCTGGCTTTTGGGCTTGTTGCTGGTGTGGGGATTGAACCGGACAGGGTATCTGAACTTTCTTGACTTTACGCCTTCATTGACGATGTATTGGAGACCGGTACTCGTAAGCGGACTGCTTGCCTTGCTTGTGGGGGGGCTTGCCGGACTCTATCCGGCATACTACATGACTTCTTTTCCACCTGCCTTGATGCTGAAAGGAAACTATGCTCTTTCCGGAAAGGGCAAGCAACTTCGTACGTTGCTGATCAGCCTGCAATACGTTGTGTCTTTTATATTGATTGTGACATCCTGCTTTATCTATTTGCAGAACCGCTACATGCGTCAGCATGAATTGGGCGTGGAGCGCGACCGCCTGGTGATGGCTTATCTGCCTAATGTGCCGATAGACGATTCAATGTACCGGAGCTTTGAGCAACAGCTGAAAAGTTATCCCGATATTGAGGAGGTAGCTTATGCCGGTATTGATTTGGGAGGAAGAAATGTATATAGTACGTATCAATTAGATTATCATGATCAAGAAATTGATATGTTCCTGATTCCGGTAACTCCGAATTTCTGCCGGACTATGGGGATGGAGGTGCGCGACGGAAGAGATTTTCTGCCTAATGACTCTATCCGGTCCGACCATTTGAACTTTATAGCCACTTACGATGCCAAAGAAAAACTGAATATTCCGGTTGGAGAGGTATTCAATTTTGAGAATTGGGATACAAAGGCAGTTATCGTGGGCTATGTAAATAACCTTCAGCTCACTTCCTTGCGCAATGAAGGACAGTCAACCTTTGTCTTTATTGCCAATCCGGTTTATGACGGACGTCAGCTTCCTTATGCCTATATTCGGGTGAAGGCTGGCAGTGATATGGATGTGGCTTTGGCACATATCCGGGAATCTATTGAAGAAAACTTTACCGGTTATCCGGTGGATATCCGTTTCTTCGACCAAGTTTATGCTTCGCTTTATCAGAAAGAAACCGGACAGCAATACATGGTGACTTTGCTCAGCCTCCTTGCCATCCTTATTTCTTTAGTGGGTGTTTTCGGCTTGGTTATTTTTGAGGCTGAACATCGCAGTAAGGAAATTGCTTTGCGCAAGGTGTATGGGGCTACCATCAGTCAGATACTCTGGATGTTTAACCGCTCTTATCTGAGATTGGTCGTTGTTTGTTCGGCAGTAGCAGCTCCTTTTGCATGGTATGTGGTTCATGAGTGGTTGGAAAGCTTCCCTCACCGAATTGCTATCACGCCCTGGGCTTTCTTGGGGGCATTCCTGATAATTATCTTGATGACATCGGTTGTCATTACTTTGCAGAGTTACCGTACAGCAACCCGTAACCCGATAGACAGTATCAAGTCAGAATAAACTTCTTATTTTTTAGACAGAAGAATATAAGAACTCATAAACATAAGAACTCATAAACTTAAAAACTAACAAACTTAAAAACTCAACCCATATGATTAAGATTGAAAACCTTTCGAAAACTTTTCGTACCACTGAAGTCGAAACCATTGCACTCAACAAAGTAAACCTGGAAGTGCGCGATAAAGAATTTGTAGCCATCATGGGACCCTCTGGCTGTGGTAAATCTACCTTGCTGAATATTCTCGGTCTGCTGGATAATCCTACCGAAGGCAACTATTACCTGGGCGATCAGGAAGTGGGGCATCTGAAAGAAAAAGAACGCACCAATGTACGTAAGGGAACCATCGGTTTTGTATTTCAAAGCTTTAACTTGATAGATGAACTGAATGTGTTCGAAAACATCGAACTTCCGCTGACTTATTTAGGTATCCCGGCTGAAGAGCGCAAACGGAAAGTGACAGAAATCATGAAGCGGATGAACATCAGCCATCGTGCAAAACATTATCCGCAACAACTCTCAGGAGGTCAGCAGCAACGTGTTGCCATAGCCCGAGCCGTTGTTTCCGACCCGAAAATCATTCTGGCGGATGAGCCTACCGGTAACCTCGATTCAAAAAACGGACAGGAAGTGATGGAATTGCTTACAGAACTGAACCGAGAGGGGACTACCATTGTGATGGTAACTCACAGTCAGCGTGATGCCGGGTTTGCCGGACGGGTAATCAATTTGTTCGACGGACAGATTGTCTCCTCGATTGCTGAAATGTAAATTCTTTAGGAGTAATGGGCTTTTGAGGCGGTAAGGCGGCAAGTTGACGAGGAAGTAAAACTTTGTCAACTTGCTACCTGAGACCTTGTTGTCTGCTCTGTTTGTTGGATAGATTTAAAGACGGATTATATGAAAAGAGCTTTATATTCCCTTTTCCGCAAGGGAGACGCCAATTTGGTAAAAATACTTTGCTTGGGAGCGGGACTTGCCCTTGGTTTGATTATGCTTGCCGAAGTAATCTTTGAACGTTCGTATGATAACTTTATCCCCCGTTTGGAAGATACGTATCGCATACAAGACATGTATAAGCAAAAAGGGTCTGACTGGCGGATGCATGCTTCTGTACCGGGGGCAATTGCTCCGGGAATGAAAAGCTATTGTCCGGAAGTGGAAGTTGCTACCCGTTACACGATCCTGAGCAGCGCGATGAAGTTGGTAACGGAAGACCAGCGTGAGATAACGGGCAATGCTTATCTGTGCGACAGTTCGTTTTTCGATGTCTTCCCGAGAAAACTTTTGTTGGGTGAAGATACGCATACCGGACTGGAAAAGACCGGTAATGTCTATATTTCTCAAAAGCTCATGCAGGTATTGGGAGAAGATGTCTTGGGAAAGAAACTGTCATGGAAGGAGTATCCATCGTTTCAAGTAACTGTGGTAGGGGTGTTCGAAGATTTTCCCGAGAATACGCATCTTCCCCAAATGGATGTACTGGTGGCTATGCCCACTATCGGGCAGGTTGCTTATGACGGACGTGATAACTGGTTGGGCAATGACCGCTACAGTGGATACGTTCGTTTGCATGCCGGAGCCAAGCCGGAGCGTTTGCAGGCAGGCATCCAGCGTATGCTGGATATGCATGTAAACGAGAAAATTAAAGGAACGGGTACCGAGTTTCAGTTGCAGCTGCAGCCGGTAGCTGCAATCTTTGCTGCTTCCGATTATAACCGGACCATGAATATTGTGTTTCTGATTTTTGCCATTATCGTGATGGTGGTAGCCATACTCAACTATGTGCTGCTGACCATCTCGTCGATGGTTAACCGAGCCAAGGGAATAGCAACCTATCGCTGTTATGGAGCAACCGATGCGCATATCTATCGGATGATTCTTTCGGAGTCGGTGCTTCATGGCTTGCTGGCTCTTGCGCTGGCTGTTCTGATTATTTTCGGACTGCAAGATTTCCTGCAAGAGCAGATCGGTCACAGTTTGGCTTCTCTTTTTCCACTGCGCACGCTGGGTATTTGTTTGGCTGTAACCTGTCTGGTCATGGGGCTCTGCGGATTGGTTCCGGGCTATTTGTATACGCGTATTCCGGTGACGTATGCCTATCGGCGGTACTCGGAAAGCAAGCGTCAGTGGAAGTTAGGTCTGCTCTTCGTTCAGTTTCTCCTGACTTCTCTGTTTGTTTCGCTGCTGACCGTGGTGAGCCTGCAATATCAGAAGCTGACCCATTTTGATTTAGGATTTGAATATCAGGATATGGTCTATACTTCGCTTCGAGGTACAACAGCTGAAGAGGGTGAACGCTGTGTACAGGAAATGAAGAAACATCCGGATGTAGTTGATGTGACGTGGGGTTATCAGGAAATGTATTCACGGTGTAGCGGCAACAATGTGTATAATCCGGCTACGGATGAAGAGTATATGAACATTGCCGATATGTATCAGGTCGGTCCGGATTATCATCGTACGTTCAGCATTCCCGTTTTAGAAGGAGAGGTGTTTAATCCTGCTTTGCAAGACACCTTGAGTCAGCAGGTCATGGTGAGCCGCAGTTTTGTGGAGCGGATGCGTACGCTGGCGGGATGGGAAGGCTCTGCTATCGGTAAGCAGATTCATGTGACGGAGCATAAGGGAACGCTTACCATTTGTGGCGTATATGAGAATATCTCTTTGGGTTCTCAGTTTGCAGAAGATTATGACGAGCGTCCCACCGTCATGTTTTATTCTCCTTCTCCTTCATATATTCTTTATATCCGTTTGAATAAACTGGATGCCGGTAAACTGAAAGAGATGCAGGAGATTGTTTCTCAAACCATGCCTTCACAAACCCCTCCGGTGTATAGTCTGGCTATGGAGATAGGAAATATTTACAATCCGGTGCTGCATGTACGCAACAGTGTCTTTTTTGCTGGAGTCTGTATCTTGCTCATTGCTTTGATTGGCTTGATGGCATATGTGCGCGATGAAGTATCACGGCGGTGTTCCGAGATTGCGGTGCGTATGATTCATGGAGCCCGTGTGGTAGACGTACAGCGTATCTTTTTGTTTGACTTGCTGAAAGTAGCCCTTCCGGCTGTTGTAGCAGGAATGCTGGTGGCATGGAAGATTAGTCTTTCGTTTTTGGAGCTCTTTGCTGTAAAGATAGAATTGACCGGTATGTTTTTCCTTGGCTGTGCGATGCTTGTGCTGATGGTGGTGTTGCTGCTTGCCTCTTGCCTCGTTTTACAGGCTGCAAGAAGGAATCCCACGGAGAACCTTCGGCAAGAATAATTGTCGAGGTAGGGAGTGAAGCCATTTAAGACTCGTAAGCTTACCTTCCGGAACAGCAAGGTATAGTGTGAAACCTTGCCAATCAAAGAAAGTGGCTTTTGCGTAGCTTAGGTGAATAAAAAGCGTCAAGACTTTTCATAAAGTCTTGACGCTTTTATGTCGTTCGGATGTGACCGGTTCAGAAATTGGATTATCCTAACAATTCTTTCACTTTGGCAGAGATGGCACGACCTTCAGCCAGTCCAGCCAGTTCTTTTGAAGCCACTCCCATTACTTTACCCATATCCTTTCCACTGGTAGCACCGGTGCGTGCAATGATTTCTTTCAGTTTCACTTCCAGTTCTTCAGCTGACAGCTGTTTGGGCAGGTAAGCTTCGATAACATGAACTTGTGCCATCTCTTCTCCGGCAAGGTCTGCACGTCCTTGACCTTCGTATACAGCAGCAGAGTCTTTTCCTTGTTTTACAAGTTTCTGCATGATTTTCAGTGCGGCATCATCGGTCAGCGTATCGTTGGCTCCCGGAGCGGTTTTTGCTTCAAGAAAACATTTTTTGATGTTACGTAAGGTTTCGAGTCTTACTTTATCTTTCGCCTTCATGGCTTCTTTAATATCATTGCTGATTTGTTCAAATAAGTCCATATCGTTTGAGTTTTTAAGTTTATAAATTTATAAGTTCTTAAGTTTTTGAACTTTTGAGTTTGTCTGTTCTTTCGCTGGCTAAGCTTTCTTTATCGCCCTATCTTTAGTGGGGTTTCATTCTCTGAAACTTTGCCAACGAAAGAAATATTCTCTGTTAGAAAGTAATGGTCATGTTGGCATCACCATTCTCTGTTTTGGCCTCCAAGGAGTCTCTGTGCGCAGCTTTCGACTGGATTTCCTCCAGTTCCGTTCTGCTTCGCTTATAGGTAGGAGTGGTATCAACCATGCTGATGATATCATCATTGTCTAAGTCTTCCTGGCTGAACGTGTAGATACGTCTTAGGAAATTCTGGTTTCTACGCTTGCTGCTGTTCGTACCATAGTACTTATCACGGAGAATGGCTTTCTTTTCCGCTTCCTCTTGCATTTTTTCCTGCTGTTTCTGCTGTTCAGCAGTAATACGCGCTTCCATTCCGGGTACGTCTCTTACTCCGAATCCGGTAGCAAGGATGGTGAATTTCACCTTCTTTTCTAAGGCTTCATCAATATAAAGTCCCCATTTGGTTTCCACATCTTCTCCGAAACGGCTCATGAATTCATGCAGTTCGTTCATTTCTTCCATCATCAAATCGTTGTTGGGACTGTACGAAATGTTGAATAAGATTCGTTTGGAGTTGAAGATATCGTTGTTATTGAGCAGCGGAGAGTGAAGTGCGTCGTTGATGGCTTGTGTTACACGGCCTTCTCCTTCTCCGTATCCTGTACTCATAATCGCTACACCTCCGTCTTTCAATACAGTTTTCACATCATTGAAGTCGAGGTTGATTTTACCTCGGATGGTAATGATTTCTGCGATACTTTTCGCTGCAATCGAAAGGGTATCATCTGCCTTGGCAAAGGCATCGAGTACACTGAAGTCGGAATACACATCACGCAGGCGTTCGTTATTGATAACCAACAGTGCATCTACATGCTTGCTTATTTCTTCCACACCGTCCAGAGCTTGGTCAATCTTTTTCGCTCCTTCAAACAGGAAAGGAATGGTGACAATACCTACAGTCAGTATGCCCATATCCTTGGCTGTTTTTGCAATGATAGGTGCTGCACCGGTTCCGGTTCCTCCACCCATCCCGGCGGTGATGAATACCATCTTACATCCGTCGTTCAGCATGCTTTTAATACCCTCAATCGTATCTTCAGCTGCTCGTTTGGCTCTTTCCGGACGATTGCCGGCTCCCAGTCCTTCGCTTCCTAACTGCAGTTTAATGGGAACGGGCGACTGGTCGAGTGCTTGATTATCCGTATTACAAACTACAAATGTTACGTCGTGTATTCCTTCTTTGTACATGTGGTTGACAGCGTTTCCGCCGCCACCGCCTACACCGATTACTTTGATGATATGAGGTGCGTCTTTCGGAAAAGTGAAAGGCATTGTTATTTCGTCAGACATCATTATTTTATCTATTATGCGGTAAATACTTTGTTTATTTATTCTCAAGACATGGCTTCATCGGAAAGCTTTCCGAATATAGCCTTGAGCTTTCCAGTCCAACTATGCTTTTGTTGTTCTGATTTAATCAGTTCTTCCAGCTGGTTGATTTCCTCCGTTTTTTCTGCTATGCGCATGTTGCGTGCTGCATCCAATTTTGCTTTTGCCGGACCGAACGATTGATTTTTCAGAAAATCTCTTGCTTCGGCAAGATAAGTGTCACAGTCGTTGAGGCGTTTTTGTTTCCGTTCTTCCTCTTGACGCTCCTTGTCGCGCAAGATTGCTTCCACCCGTTGCTTGTTTTTCAGTTCTGCTTCTTTTTGTTTTTGCTCTTCCTGCTGTTGTTTGGCTAATTTCTCCTGCTCTTCTTTTTCTTGCTGTTCGGCAAACATATCGCGCGGTTTCAGTGTATCTACTTTACAGCAGTTTTCTTTGCCGGCAGCCAGCAATCCAATTAAGGTATTGTGCGTACCGTCTTGAGGAATTTCAATGCTTCCGTTCAGTGTGATTTCTTCGTTCCGTGCAATACGTATCTTGTCTATTTTAGTGATTCGGCTGAAAGCCTTCTCTATATTAGGCATATTGGCTGCACCCCCGGTAAGAATCAGTCCGGCAAGCAGTTTGTCATCGTATTTCGATTCCACAATCTGGTTGCTTACATTGGCAACTATTTCGTAGACACGTGCTTCGATAATATCAGCCAGCTTAGATGCCGGTACGTTGACCTTTCCGTTGAGGCTGTATTTCTGTTCCTTGTCTTCTTCGTTTTCCTCGGGCTCAGTGTATGCCGAACCGTAGGTCAGCTTCAGCAGTTCAGCTTCCTCTTCTTCTATTTGCAGGTCGCAGATGTCTTTGGTAATATTTCTGCCTCCCAACGGAATTACAGCCAGATGGCGGAGGATGTTGTTCTTATATACTGAAACCGTAGTAGTGTCTGCTCCCATATCAATGAGTGCGCATCCCGAACGTTTTTCGCCTTCGGTAAGTATCACATCGGCAGTAACTAAAGGAGAAAGGAGATAGTCGGCTACTTCATAGCCAGTTTGGCGGAAACATTGGCGCAAATTGCCTCTTAGTGTAGGGCGGGCAACGATATTCAAGTAACGTCCTTCGATGAAGTCGGCAGAAATCCCTACCGGTTCCGTCTGTAAATTATTTCCCACCTTGTACTCCTGCGGTTCCACAGCCAGAATTTCCTGATTAACCAACGGAAGCTCTTTATTGGCTTGCATCAGCGAGTCAATCAGAGCCTGCGAGATTTTCGTATCTTCTCCTAATGTTTTTTCCTCATTGTGCCGGATGGAGCGGAGTGACTGTCCGCCGATGCCGACATATATTTTTTTGATGGAAGCCTGTAGCTGGCTTTCCATTTTCTGAATGATTGAAGTAAGGCATTGTCCGGTTTTGTCCAGATTATAGATGGTTCCCTTTTTGATGCAGTCCGATGAACGCTCGCTGGCATAAGCGAGGATTTGGATGCTTCCGTCTGAATTCTTTTTTCCTGCAATGCCTGAAATCTCAGTCGATCCCAGTTCAATTGCTGCTATAAAATCTGTTACTGCCATATCTTACTTTTCCTTTTTTGTACAAATTATCTGATTGTTAAACTCTATACTGATGCGTTCGTACTTGTTCCAGCCTACTTGATTCAGTGCCTCGTTATAAAAGATTCGCAATTTACGGAATTTTTCTTGATAATCACCACCTTTCCCTAAAAAAAGAATATGGTCGCCTACACGAGGAACAATTTCGAACTCCTGTTTGGTCGTTACATTGATTTGTTCCACCTGTGCTTTCCAGAATGGGTCGTTTTGGATAAATTTCCCCAGTTCATATAATTTGTTTTGTGCGAATTTACGGTCAATGAATCCGGTGGCGATAGCCACATGTACAGATTTTCCGAGTACGGACATAATTTTTCCTTCATGATCGATGTAATAGTCGTCTCCGTTACTGCTCATGATGCGCATGAGCGGAATGCGCTGGTAAATATCAATCCCGATTTTTCCTCCCGAGGTGATATAGCACTCAGCCTCACGGATAAACGGGTTTTGGGAAAGAACGGTTTCAAGTTCACGCACATTGATGTCGCCCAGACGTTTTCCTTTAGGATTAAGTCCCTTCTTTTTTAAGATTTTCCCGATTTCAACCGAGTCGATAAATCCGTAATTGATATCGTCTTCAATCGATAATTCCATACCCGTGCAAGCCACGTCTTTGGGCTTGCCGTTAAGCGCAGTGACTGCCACAACCAGATAGGCTGCGAACACAATCAAAATACTGAGTATGAAAATCCGTTTAATCATTTGTCTTTAAGCATTTCGTAAATCTGTGGAACATAGTTTTCTATATCTCCTGCTCCCAGCGTGATGAGCACTTCCAGTGTTTTTCCGGCAAGCACGTTCATCAGGTCTTCTTTCTTGCAGAGGCTCTTCTGGATACCCGGACGAAGGTGGTCATAAATAAGCTGACTGCTTACTCCCGGTATGGGAAGTTCGCGTGCCGGATAGATATCAAGCAAAATCACTTCGTCAAGCAGAGACAGGCTGTCGGCAAACTCCTTGTAGAAGTCGCGGGTGCGGGTGTAAAGGTGCGGCTGAAACACAGCTGTAATTTTCTTATCCGGATAAAGTGTCCGAATGGATGATACGCTTTGCTTGATTTCAGCCGGGTGGTGAGCATAATCACTTAAGAACACCATGCGGTCGGTTTTCAGCTTGAAGTCGAAACGCCGGTCTACACCGTTAAAGCTTGCCATAGCCTTGCGTATTTCTTCGGCATCAGCTCCTCCGATTTGAGCCAGTGCCATGGCTGCCACTCCGTTCTCAATATTCACATACACAGGAACGCCCAGCTGTATGTCTTGAATATTTCCCAGCGGAGAGACATAGTCAAAGCAGATTTCTCCGTTGGCTATGCGGATGTTTTCGGCATGAAAGTCTCCTTCCTCTGTGGAGTAAGTATAAATGGTAACTCCCGGCTGTACGTCGGGCACAAGCTCCAGTCCTTTCTTGATAATCAAGTAGCCGTCCGGACGGATCAGTGAGGTATATTTACGGAAACTTTCCAGATAAGCTTCACGGGTTCCATAGATATCCAGATGGTCGGAGTCAACCGCCGTAATGACCGTGGCATAGGGCGTGAGCCAGTGAAAGGAACGGTCGAACTCATCGGCTTCAATTACCACATACGGGCTTTCTTCATCGAGCAGCAGGTTAGTGCCATAGTTCTTTGAAATGCCTCCAAGAAAGGCATTGCACTTCACGTGCGACTGGTGGAGCAGGTGGGCAGCCATCGTTGATGTCGTGGTTTTGCCATGCGTTCCGGCTACACACATACCCTTTTCCGTGCGGGTAAGCATGCCCAATACCTGAGCACGCTTTTGTATTTCAAATCCGTTGTTTCTGAAATAAATCAATTCTTTATGTTCAGCCGGGATGGCAGGCGTATAGACCACGAGAGTGGTTGTTGCCTCCCGGAAATCAGCAGGAATCAGGTCCGTGTTTTCTTCATAATGAATGTCGGCTCCTTCTTCTTTCAGTTTTTCGGTCAGTTCACTGGGAGTGCGGTCGTATCCACCCACTTTTTTTCCTTTTGAAAGAAAGTAGCGCACCAGTGCGCTCATGCCGATACCTCCGGCTCCGATGAAATAAACAGCTTTTATCGTGTTAATGTTCATGTTCTTTCTTATAGTTTAAAGCCAGCTTATAGACTTCGTTGGCAATGATGTTTGCCGAATCCTTGAAAGCCAGCTTGGCGATGTTCGTACTTAGGTGATTTAATGTTTCCGCTTCATTTACGGTCTGGATGGCAAGATTGAGCAGCTTTTCTTCTGCCTCGCTGTCTTTTACATAAAGAGCAGCCTCCTTATTGACCAGAGCCAGTGCGTTCTTGGTTTGATGGTCTTCAGCCACATTCGGTGAGGGAACCAAGATGACCGGTTTTTCTAACAGGCAGAGTTCTGAGATGGAGCCGGCTCCGGCACGACTGATAACCAGATCGGCAGCGCGGTAAGCAGCAGCCATGTCGGCAATGAAGTCGGTGACGTGAAGCATCGGCATTTCACCTGCCTGTTTTACGGCAGCGCGTGCTTCGTCAATATAAAACTTTCCGGTTTGCCAGATAAACTGTACCCCCGATTCTTTTATTTTATCCAGTCCGTGCATCACGCAGTGGTTAATGGTTCGTGCCCCCAGGCTTCCACCGACAATCAGTACGGTTTTCTTTTCCGGTGAGAGACCGAACGAGCGGATGGCTTCTTCACGGCTAAGCGTGGTATTCAGAAGGTTCTGACGTACTGGGTTCCCGGTCAGGATGATTTTCTCCTTGTCGAAGAAGCGTTCCATTCCCTCGTATGCCACACAGATTTTCTTGGCTTGCTTGGCAAGCAACTTATTGGTTACTCCTGCGTATGAATTCTGTTCTTGAAGCAGGGTAGGGATTCCCATTCCTCCCGCCACTTTCAGCGTCGGTCCGCTGGCATATCCACCCACACCTACGGCGGCATGTGGTTTGAAGTCGCGTATGATTTTCCGGGCCTTCAGCTGGCTGCGCATCAGCTTAATCAGTACTCCGATATTTTTCAGCAGGTGCTTGCGGTCGAATCCGGCAACGGGCAGACCGATGATTTTATATCCGGCAGCGGGAACGCGCTGCATTTCCATGCGCCCTTCCGCTCCGACAAATAAAATTTCAATATCAGGGTGCTGTTCCCTGAGCGCGTTGGCTATAGAAACCGCCGGAAAGATATGTCCTCCGGTTCCCCCTCCACTTATGATGATTCGTAAATTAGATTCCATATTATGTTTTTTGCAAAGTTAGTTACTTTGTCAGTAACTTCTTTCTCTTGCAGTCAAATTATTTAAGGAACTTGGTAACAAGTTGTTTTTTGTGCATTGTATGCGATGTAAATATACTACATTTTTCTCGATCTGCCTAAGTGAGTATGGGCTTTTTGTCCTTCGTTTTCTCCCGAATAGTCACGGGAAAAAGCTTTTTGTTCTCGTATCTGGGTTCTTTGGCTTTTGGCTTTCGAGGTGACAGGTTGATTCGCTTGCAGGGAAAGCGTTGGGCAGTCTTCCATCTGAAAACTGGTTTTCGGTTAGAATAAAATTACATTAACTTGGCATGAAAACTCTGTTTTTGCCGGAATAAAATGTAATTTATCTTTCTGCAAATTCAAAACAGAGTCTTTGGCTGTAAAAACAGAGCTTTTGTTTGTACATTCAAAGGCTTTGTTTTTACAAACAGTGCTTCTGTTTATAGAATTTTCCCTCGACTTTCATCTTTTACAAGCTTGAAAAGTCGCTTTTATTACCTTGCCGCTCAAGTTTAGTTCTGGGCAATTTGAATGAATGTTCACGGGAGAGCAGGTATCTGGAGGAAAAAAGCAAAGAAACCATTGTGGGGATGCAGCCTTGTTTTGAAGCCTGTATGAGTGGATAATGTGAAAAAGTGAGTGGAATATTGGTTGATTATGTGAAAAATAGTGCCTTTTTATATCAGATTATGTGAAAATATCTCCCATTTATAGGGTGTATTATGTGAAAAATAGTATCTTTACGATTGATTATAAATGACTTGCGGTTTGACAGGTAAATCTATTTAGGATAGTAGCGTTTATCTTTAAACTCTTTTAAGAGCCTTAGATACGTATTAGGGAGAAGAAGTAAAACAATCGTGTATGTAAATATACTGCAAAATGCAAACAGATAAAGTATTAAAAAAAGTCCACAAAGAAAAAGCCTTGGTTCTTTCTTCTGTTCTTGTTACGATGCTTCTTTTAGGGGTTGGAGGGTATTTCCTATATTTAATGATAAAAGGCGAATTTCCCTATGTCTTAGGAATAGGTTTTCTTGCTGTTTTTGTTGCCACATTGGTCATTTCATATGGATACGCCCCGATGTCTGTTGAACTGTCAGACCAATCACTTACATTATATAGAGGTATTGGAAAGAAAGTTTTCAAGTTTTCTGAAATAAAAAATGTTGAAGTCTATATAAGTAATGGAGCTGTAGTCAGAACCTGTGGGGTCGGTGGTCTTTTTGGCTTTACCGGTCGATATTACACAAAAAGAATAGGAAACTATTTTTCGTATGTTGGCGATTATTCACAGACTTTTTATATAGAACGAAAAGATGGTAAAAAATATGTGTTGAGCTGCGATGATTACGACTTTATTGTATCGTTTATAAAAAAGAATCTTTCTTAAATAATTAAGAGGACAAAAGGAAAACAGGTAAACAGTTTCTTTTTGTCCTCTTATTCTTATTACAGTACGAATTAATTTTCTTCCGTTTTCTGTGCAGCTGCTGTATTCTGTTCCTGCATCAGATTCATGGCAGCATTTTGCAAGGCAGCCACTGCATTTTCCTGGATAAGGCGCTGTTTCTCCTCTTCCTCTTTCTGACGTTGTTCTTCCTGTTCCTTCACATAGCGGCTTACGCTCAAAATCATGCCGATGTAGGCGCAGTTAATCAAAGTGGCTGTACCTCCCTTACTGATTAAGGGAAGCGGCTGACCGGTTACGGGGAACAAGCCTACGGCTACCATCATGTTGAGTAAGGCTTGTGAAACAATCAGCAAGGCAATTCCCATGACAAGATAGGCGGGGAAACTCTTGTCGCACCTGCGGGCTATCTTTCCGGCTCGCATTAACAGCCAAATATAAAGAATAGCAACAAACAGTCCTCCTACCAGTCCGAGCTCTTCGATAATGATGGCAAAGATAAAGTCGGAAAAGGCTTGTGAAAGGAAGTCGCGCTGTATACTGTTTCCGGGCATTTTCCCTATGACATTGCTTGATGCAATTGCGATATTGGCATGAGCTATCTGCGCATCTTTGTCGATGTCGAATTTAGCTGCAGGTACAGCCTCTTTGTCTTCAAAAAAGCCTTTGATACGGTTCTGCCAAGTTTCTACACGGTGCATAAGCGGTACATCGTCCAGCTTGTCGGTAGGAATGATGATGACAATGCTTATAAACACCGTCAAAAAGAGGGTGACTACCCCCGTGAGCTTGCCAATCAGTTTCCAAGGAATCCTTCCGATAATCATCATGAGAAAGACCACTCCAAACAAAAGGAGTGCCGTAGACCCGTTTTCAGGTGCAATGAGGAAAAAAGCCCCAATGGTGAAGTACATAATCCATCGGAAGGCTTTGGGGGTAGCTCCGTTTTCGTCTTGAAACCTAGATAACAGCCGGGCCGTTACAATGACTACTGCCATCTTTGCCAGTTCGGAGGGCTGGAACTGGATGCCGAAAAATGTCATCCATCGTGCCGCTCCATTCACGCGGTCGCCTGTTACAAGCCCCATTATCATGACAACGAACAGCAGGGTAAATGACAGGGGAATAAGGAAGTAAGGCAAAGACTGAAAGAGTCGGCATGGAATATTATGAACCAGATATACGATGAGGGCACCTACCATCAGAATGACACAGTGCTGGGTGATGGGAGCCAGATGGTCTCCGCTCTTATAAGAGAGCGTGCTGGCAGCACTGAATACCTCAACAATGGAAACCAGACAAAGGAGGAGGAAGATAATCCACACAGCCTTGTCGCCTTTGAGTAAGTTCTTTAATAAATCCATTCGTATAAGTTTTTAGGTTGGAATTACAGGTTTCTTACGCACTGTTTGAATTGTTCTCCCCGGTCTTCGTAGCTTTTAAACAAGTCGAAACTTGCGCAGCATGGGCTTAAAAGTACCGTTTCGCCTTTCTTTGCCATCTTATATGCCGCATCAACTGCATCATTCATGCTTTGTACATCGGCAATAGGGAGACCGAAGCCATCGAAGAACTCATGTAACTTCTCGTTGTGTAGCCCCATGAAAATAAGTCCGGTACATTTTTCTTTTACCAGATTGGCTATTTCGTTATAGTCATTACCCTTGTCTTTGCCTCCCAAAATCAGTACCGTTTTGGTCTTCATACTCTGCAGGGCATACCAGCATGAGTTGACATTGGTTGCCTTGGAGTCATTGATATAGTCTACTCCGCGTACGCGTGCCACTTTCTCTAACCGGTGTTCTACTCCTTTAAAATCGTTTAATGCTTCACGGATGCACTCCTTGCGGATGCCGGCGATATTGGCAGAGATTCCCGCTGCCATAGAGTTGAATAAATTATGTTTACCGGTCAGTGCCAACTCTTCCTGTTCCATGTTAAAGGCAATGGGTTGAGTGAAATAAACCTTGTTTTGTTCCACAAATGCGGCAAGTCCTTCGTCTTTTTTCTCGGCAAAGGGATAATAGTGACCGTGAATGCCGTATTTATGCAGTTCCTTCTGAATAACCGGGTCGTCGTTCCAGAAAATGAATGCATCATCGTCGGTCTGGTTCTGGATGATGCGGAATTTGGCATCAACGTAGTTTTGCATCTTGTAGTCGTAACGGTCAAGATGGTCAGGAGTGATATTCATCAGTACGGCGATGTTGGCATGGAACTTATACATATTGTCAAGCTGGAAACTGCTGAGTTCGATGATGTAATAGTCATAATCGTATTCAGCTACTTGGAAGGCAAGACTCTGTCCGATGTTTCCTGCCAGTCCTACATTCAGTCCGGCTTTTTTAAAGATGTGATAAATCAAGGAGGTAGTGGTAGTTTTTCCATTGCTTCCCGTAATACAAATCATTTTTGCCTGTGTGTATCGTCCGGCAAATTCGATTTCAGAGATGACGGGGGTGCCTTGTGCCTTCAGCTTTCCGATGATGGGTGCATCATTGGGAATGCCAGGGCTTTTGATAACCTCGTCAGCGTTCAGAATCAACTCTTCCGTGTGTTTTCCTTCTTCCCACGGAATGTTTCTTTCATTTAACATGTCCTTATATTTATCTTTAATCAGTGACATGTCTGATACAAACGTATCGAATCCTTTCTTCTTAGCCAGAACGGCTGCTCCCGCGCCGCTTTCTCCGGCTCCTAATATGACAATTCTTTTTGTCATGACTCTTATCTTATCTTTAAAGTTATAATCGTTATAGCTGCTAATACGATGGTTACAATCCAGAAACGGACGGTAATTTTTGATTCATGGAACACATTGACCGGATGAGTGAACATATAGCTGCAGTTGGGGTCAAGCTGAGCCAGTGTGGTACGGAAATGGTCATGAATCGGAGTCCGTTTGAAAATGCGTTGTTTGACTCCCTTCTTTTTCCCGCGCTGGAAGTATTTCACCTGTAAAATAACCGACAGGTTTTCCACAAGGAATACACCGCAGAGGATAGGTATCAGCAGTTCTTTGTGGATGATAATGGCAAAAACAGCAATGATACCGCCTATGGTTAAGCTTCCTGTATCGCCCATGAAAACCTGTGCCGGGAAGGCGTTGTACCATAAGAAACCAATCAGGGCACCGATAAAGGCGCAGATAAAGATAACCAGTTCTTCGCTGCCCGGTATGTACATGATGTTCAAATAGCCGGCATATTCGATATGACTCGATACATAAGCCAGAATGCCGAGGGTTACTCCGATGATGGCTGAGTTTCCGGCAGCCATTCCATCCATACCATCGTTAAGATTGGCTCCGTTTGAAACAGCAGTGACTACAAAGATAGTAATCAGAACGAAAACAATCCAACCGGCGCTCTGTGCGTGTTCGCCCAAGAAGCCTACAAAGTCAGCATAGTCCAGGTTGTTGTTCTTGAAAAAAGGGATAGTGGTCTTGGTTGATTTCTCATCTTGGGTTTTGTGAACCACTTCTACTATCTCACCGTTCCGTTGGATTTCAACATTCTCGCGGATAACCACATTGGGGCTGAGGTAAAGCGTTAACCCGACAATCAAGCCCAGACCAACTTGTCCGATGATTTTGAATTTGCCGTGGAGTCCTTCTTTATCCTTGCGGAATACTTTGATGTAATCATCTAAGAAGCCTAATGTTCCCAGCCATATTGTGGTAATCAGCATCAATATCATATAGATATTATGTAGCTTGCCTAAAAGCAGACAAGGTATCAGGATAGCCACAATGATGATGATTCCTCCCATGGTGGGAACGCCTACTTTGTTTACATTAAACGGGTCAATCGAGGCATCGCGCTGGGTTTCTGTAATTTGTTTTTTCTTAAGGTGGTTGATAAAATATTCACCGAAGATGGCTGAAATAAGTAGGGCAAGAATGACAGCCATCAGTGAGCGGAAAGACACGTAACTGAACATGCCTGCTCCGGGAAAGTCAAATTGCTCTAAATAATTAAACAGGTAATATAACATTGCTCCTCCTTATCGTTCGTTGTTGAAAATTTCTTTTATCACTTCTTTGTCGTCGAAGTGATGTTTAACTCCTTTAATTTCCTGATAGTTCTCATGCCCCTTTCCGGCTATCAGAATAACGTCACCGGTCGAGGCAAGCATACAAGCAGTGCGGATAGCCTCTTTGCGATCGGCTATGGAAACCACTTTCTGTAATTGCTCTTTGGTGAGTCCGGCAAGCATATCATTGATAATGTCTTGCGGGTCTTCAAAGCGGGGATTGTCGGAAGTGATGATAACCCGGTCGCTTTGCTTGACAGACTCTTGTGCCATGATCGGTCGTTTTCCTTTATCTCGGTTTCCTCCGGCTCCTACCACTGTGATGACTTTTCCTTGTCCTTTCAGTACATCGTGAATGGCATTCAAGACATTGACCAGTGCATCGGGGGTATGTGCATAATCTACAATAGCTGTATAGCCTTTTGGTGAACGCAGCGCATCAAACCGTCCGGAAACAGGGCGAAGCAAGCTGAGAGCAATCAGTACCTCTTCGGCTGATTTGCCTAACAGGCATGCAGCTCCATAAACAGCTAATAGGTTGGAAGCATTAAAGCGTCCGATAAACTGTACATTGACTTCCCGGTTGTTGATATCCATCAGCATGCCTTCGAATCCGTCTTCAAGCACTTTTCCTTTAAACTCGCACAAGGTGCGGAGTGAATAGGCAGCAACCTTTGCCTTGGTGTTTTGAACCATGACGAAGCCGTTTTTATCATCGGCATTGGTTAAAGCAAATGCATTTTTCGGCAGGTTGTCGAAAAAGGTTTTCTTTGCTTTCAGGTAATTCTCTACCGTCTTATGATAATCCAGATGGTCACGGGTCAGGTTGGTGAAGATTCCTCCGGCAAACTTTAGTCCTCCAATCCGTTTTTGGGCAACGGCATGTGAGCTTACTTCCATGAAGGCATATTTGCATCCCTCGTCTGCCATTTGTCCCAATAAGCGGTTGAGGGTAATGGGGTCGGGAGTGGTATGGTCGGTTGGGATGGCCACTCCGTCGATATAGTTACATACCGTAGAGATAAGTCCCACTTTATATCCAAAGTGACGGAACATATTATATAATAAAGTAGCAATGGTGGTTTTTCCATTGGTTCCGGTTACTCCTACCAGGTCGAGTTTGGAAGTCGGGTCACCATAAAATGTTGTAGCCAGTTTCCCTACCGCTTCTTCAGAATCGGGTACTTGTATATAAGTGACCTGTTCAAGTAGATTTTCGGGAAGGTCCTCGCATACGATGGCAGTTGCTCCCGATGCGATAGCTTTGTCAATATATGTATGTCCGTCGGTTTGTGTTCCTTTTACAGCAACAAAAAGATACTCCGGCTTGATCTGTCTTGAATCCATTTCAAGGCCTTTGATGTCTTTTTGCAGATCCCCTGCCGACTGGCAGATATGGACTGTTTTTAAAATTTCTTCCAGTATCATTTTTTATCAATTTATTTTAGCGTTAATGTAATAGTTTGTCCTCTATGTACATACGAGCCTACAGGTATACTTTGGGAGATGACTTTTCCAACTCCTAAGAGTCTTACTCTTAATCCTTGGTTTTCTAATAAGTAAACCGCATCTTTCGCTCCCATTCCTTTAACATTAGGAATATGTTTGGCGCTTAGCTTAGTCTCTTTTAGTTCAGCATAGGCTTCTGTTTCCGTAGCTTTTCCCCAAACGGGTTTTTGCTGTTCCGGGATGTTGTCACTATTGCTGTTTATATTAAGTTCTCGTAAGAGGTACGCAGCTTCAATGATATCTCCGTTTTTGATGTCGGGAATCAAAACCGAGGTTGAGTCTTTGGCTTGTGCCAAATCTAAATTAAGATGTTTGGCATAGACCCGCTCGGCTATTCGGCTGAAAACACTTCCTGCCTGTATTCCTCCGGAAGGCGAGCCTTTGGGACCTTGTATGGATACAAGACAACTGTATTTAGGAGCTTCCGATGGAAAATATCCGCAAAAACTGACCAGATAGCTGGTTCCTCCAGCTTTATATCCGGCTTTCCCCTGAGAAATTTGTGCCGTACCAGTTTTTCCTGATACGCTGAATTGCTTGCTGCCAGCAGGCTTGGCAAGTCCGTGCGACACGACTCTCTGGAGGATGGTTCGTATCTGGGCCAAGGTTGTGTCTGAACAGATTTTAGGGTTGATAATCTCCGTGGGGAACTCTTTTATTACTTCTCCGTCTTTGGCTATCTCCCTCACAAATTTAGGTTTGACCATAACTCCATTGTTCGCTATGGCATTATAAAAGTTTAGGACATAAATCGGCGGAATCATGGTTTCATATCCGATACTCATCCATGGCAAAGTGGTTTTGGCAAAATAGCGTTCCTTAGGACCTTTGATGCGCGGTACCGCTTCACCCACAAAGCCTAAATTCAGCGGGGTATCGATGCTCATGCGGCGTAATCCGTCAATAAACCTTTGAGGGTTATTTCCGTAATATTTGTCGATGATGGATGAAACTCCGATATTGGAAGAAACCTCCATGATTCGTGTAACATCAATTTCCCCATATCCGCCTTTATACCAGTTCCAGTCTTTCATGTTGCTTCCATGCATGTTGACAATTCCTTTTTTGGTGTCAACAAGTGTATGAGGCGTAATGTATTTATCTTCGAGTGCTACCATGATGGAGGCTGTTTTAAAGGTTGAGCCGGGTTCCATCAGGTTACTTACCGATAAATTTCTCATCTCGTAATAGTGTCCGTCATTTCCCCGTGTCATATTGACGTTTGCCTTGACCTCTCCGGTCGCTACTTCCATTACGACAGCTACTCCTGAGGCTGCTTCTAAGTTGGTTAGCTGGTCTACCAGTGCTTTTTCTGCAATATCTTGAATACCAACATCGATAGTTGTTACGATATCACAACCGTCAATGGGCGGCATATCCACGATGTTCAAGTATTTGTTCATCACTTTTTGCCGGTGCGTAATCCCGTCTTTTCCTCTTAAAATGGAGTCATAGGTCAGTTCAAGTCCGTTTTTTGCTCCCAGAGTCATATCTGGAAACATGTCCCCCAAGGTGCGTGCAGCTAAAGAGCCGAATGGTTTTTTCCGCTGGTTATAAGCCAGTTCATGGAACCCTCCTTTGTATTTATTCAAATTGAATACTGGCAGTTTTTTAACTTCCTTATATTCAATATATGAGATGCGCTTAGGGTAAAGAAGGTAGTTTCTGCTTTTCAAGCGTCGTCCCTTTAAAATGTGACGGCGGAACTCCTGAGCACTTTTATTTGGAAAAATCTGATGGAGCCCTTCGCAGATTTTGGTTAGAGAGTCCATTAGTACAGAGTCTCTGCCCGATTCTCTTACCGCCACAAAGTCCATGAAAATCTTATATTCCGGCAGACTGCTTGCCATCAGTTTATTATCGGCCGATATAATGTTTCCGCGCGTAGGATGTACCACTACGTTTTCTTTGATATAGCGGTCGGCCACATCTGTCCAGTATTGTCGTTCGCCAAACATAATGATACCGGCTTTGACAATGACAGCGATGGCAACCAGTGTCATAAGAAATACGATGAACGTATAGCGATACATGCTGTTTTTTTGTCCGGGTATCATATTTTTAATCTTCTTTAATCAGATAAGGTGGAGTAGCCGCAGTTTTTAAAGGAGTTCCCTCGGCAGATATATACTCTTCGATTCGTGACTGGCGGCTACGTTCAGTCAGTTCAGAAGAAATGGTCAGTGCGTCGTATTTGGTGTCAATTAATTCTTTCTTCAGATGGTCTATCTCGATGATTTCACGCTGACTTTCATATCGGTTGTTGATGTAAAAGATGGTCAGCACAACAATCAGAATCAGAAGATTGGTCTGCCGCTTCAAAAAATTATGTGCCAGGATGTCTCCTCCTAAAATGCTTTTTAGGGTAACCTGGGTCGTTTCTTCTTGTAACTTGTCTTCTTTATTTTCCATATGTGTTATTTTTTTTCTGCAATTCTCAATTTAGCACTCCGTGAGCGTGGATTGCGTTGTATCTCTTCGTCGGTAGGTACGATGACTTTATTGTTGACAAGTTTAAAAGGAGTCTGTATGTTGCCGAAAAAATCTTTTTCAGCTTTGCCTTCTATGTTTCCCGTTTTCATGATATTCTTCACCATTCGGTCTTCTAAGGAGTGATAGGTGATAATAACCAGTCGTCCTCCCGGTTTTAAAGCTTCGGTTGCAGCATATAGCATTTCTTTTAAAGCTTCCATCTCCTGATTGACCTCAATGCGGAGTGCTTGAAAAACCTTTGCCAGTTCTTTCTTTTCCCGTTCCTTTCCGTAAAGCGGTTTGACTATTTCCAGAAAGTCGCCAATGGTAACGATGGATTTGACACTTCGGGCTTTCACCAGCACGTTAGCTAACTTACGGCTGTTTTTCAGTTCTCCGTATAGATAAAAAAGATTTGCCAACTGTTCTTCGTCGTAGGTGTTGATGATTTCAGAGGCTGTCATTCCGGCGCGTTTATTCATGCGCATATCCAGGTTTCCGTCAAAACGGAAAGAAAATCCGCGCTCACTGTCGTCGAAATGGTGGGAAGAAACCCCTAAATCAGCAAGAATTGCATCTACTTTGTCAACTCCATAGTAGCGCAAGAAGTTATGCAGATAGCGGAAGTTGCTCCGGACAAAAGTGAACCGGGAGTCATCCACAATGTTGCGTTCGGCATCTTCATCTTGATCGAAACTGAACAGACGGCTTTCTGCGTCCATTTGTCGTAGGATTTCCTTTGAATGGCCTCCGCCTCCGAAAGTCATGTCTGCGTAAATTCCTCCCGGACGAAGATTCATGCCTTGAATGCTTTCCTGCAAAAGAACAGGGATATGATAAATAGGTTCTGTTTCGTTCATGAGCGTTTAAAATAGTAAAGTTTTACCTTAATATATGATTAAAGGTGTAAAATTAGACATTTTCTTACATTCTTTCACCCTCTTTCTGGAAGAAATTTCCAAGAAGTTATCAACAGGTTGTTTACTCTTTTGGTTTGGGAAGCGTGGGGGTAGCTTGATTTCTCCAGTTCGATAATGATAGTGGTTAAGTTTTTGTTCTAAAGAAGGTTATCTGTAGGAAGCGCTGGCTTTCTATGGAAATTTGTCAGTGGAAATAGGGTTATGGAAAAAATATGATGCTGGGGAGAGAGCGGCAGGTGGGGAGATAAATCCCTTTAAAAATGAGATAGCCGAAAAATGTTGCTGTTTTATTTGGGTTTTCCAAATATTAAGCCCTACTTTGCATGAAATAAAATTAAAAACAGAACTACTGATAAAATGAAAAACATTTGTTTAGCGGGTATGATGTTGGCTTGCATGGCAACATCGTCTTTATTTGCACAAGAATCAGTTGTGAATAAAATCATTGAAATGGGGCAGAATGATAACCAGGTAATGCATCACTTGGATATCTTGACTAATCGTTTTGGTGGACGTCCTATCGGTTCGGATGCCTATAACAATGCCGGTGAGTGGATGCTGAGAGAATATAGAAAATGGGGCTTGGAGGCTCGTGCCGAAGAAGCCGGTGAATTGCAGGTAGGCTTTAACCGCGGTCCTTGGTTTGGAAAACTGATCAGTCATGATAAAGGGATGGTCTTACATTTTGCCACTCCTTCATACACATCCGGAACGAAGGGCGTACAGCGTGGACACGTGGTGATGGAACCTCGTACGGAGGCTGAATTCAATCGCATGAAGCATCGCCTGAAAGGGGCTTGGGTCTTGATTTCAGGAACAAACAAAGGATGGCCTATAGACCGTTCTGCAAAAGGAGATTCTATCCGTGAGGCTGTGAAGAAAGAGAATCAGGAAATTGTGAAAAAGAATGCAGAGCTTCGTCGCCGTAACTGGGAGAATGGAGAAAAAAATGAGATGATACCTTTGCGTGAATTCCCGGCTTTGTTTTACCATGAAATGGAAGATGCAGGTGTATTGGGATTTATTCAATCGTCTCGTGTACCTATCCGTGCGCTTTACGACCGTAAGATGCTCGATACGATGACTTTCGATAATGCTCCGGAACTGCCGGATATTAAATTGGATGAGCATCAGTATGAGATTATTGCCCAGATGGTGAAAGAGCGGCGTGAAGACTTTTTGCTTGAATTTGATATTCGTAATCACTTCAAATTGGGCCCGGTAAAGCATCATAATATCGTTGCAGAAATCAAGGGCTCGAAATACCCCGATGAATACGTGATTGTAAGTGGTCATTTGGATGCCTATGATGTGGCGACGGGTGGAATAGATTGTGGTACTGGTATTGGTCCGATGATGGAGGCTGCCCGTATGTTAGCACTTTCTGGTGCAAAACCGAAACGTACGATTTTATTTATTGCATTTTCCGGTGAGGAATTTGGGTGGGTTGGTTCAAAAGCCTATGTGAAGGCGCATGCCGATCAGTTGCCCAAGATTTCGAATATGTTTAACCGCGATGGTGGTCCGGAACCTCCTGTAGGTATTCGTGTTTCACAAGCCATGTACGATGACTTTGTGAAAATAGCTAAAGATATTAAGCGGATTCGTCCGGATTATCCGTTTGAGGTTTTTGTTGCTTCCCCGCGTCCTCGTCCTACTGAACCGGGAAATGTAGACTCTGAAACTTTTGCCGTAGAGGGAGTTCCTACTTATGGTTTTATAGAGGAGGATATAGAAGGATATGATTTTGATTATGATGAAATCTGGCATACAGAGCGTGACCTCTATACCAAGAATATTCCGGACTATCAGAAACATACCGCTACCGTTACAGCTATTATGGCATTGGGCGTAGCAAACTTGGATAAGCAACTTTCTCGTGAAGGGGTTTATACTGAACCGGAAAAGTAATCGTTTTGTTATATATCAGGGCGGTGCGGGACGCGTGTAGGCAATCGGTGCGTCTTACACCGTCCTGCACTGTGTCCTGCACGCTTTAACTATTTGCATCCTAGTTGGTTAACCGCAAAAACGTGTAGGGTGCAGGCAAATTTCGCAAAAATCTTTTTTGAGGGAAGAGAAGAAAATCCGGAGATTTGCTTTGTCATGGCGGTGACAATGAAAAGGCATAGTAATGATGACGGCAAGTCGTTACTAATGATTTCAGTTCTGTAAAGCATGGATAGAAAAGATTCTTGTGACATGCCTTCAGAAGAAAATGAAAGGAAAAGATGGTTTTCTCTTGGCTAAATGCCCTTTTTCTTGAATCAAAAAGGCTGTTTTTCTTTTTATTGATTGATTTCTCTACCTTTTTTGAATGATTTATGACTGTTTCTTATACACTAATCATTTATCTTTGCAATGTAAAAATGTTAACACATAATGAATTGAGTGTATGAAGAACAAAGTATTTTCGTTTCTTTTTTTCTTGTCTTTCTTTTCGTGGAATACTGTTAACGCAGTAGAAGAAAAAGATTATGTTGCTTATCTGTTTACTTATTTTACGGGTAACCATATCAGTGAAGAGTCTGTGCATTACGCTGTAAGCATGGATGGATATTCATATTGGGCATTAAATGACAATAAGCCTGTTCTTGACTCCAAGGTAATCAGTTCGACAGGGGGTGTGCGTGACCCTCACATTCTGCGGAGTGAAGATGGAAATACCTTTTATATGGTAGTAACCGATATGGTGTGTGGCAATGGTTGGGATTCAAACCGTGCGATGGTTCTATTGAAATCTACCGATTTGGTAAACTGGTCGCACTCTATTATTAATATGCAAAAACGCTATGAGGGTCAGGAAAGACTGAAGCGTGTATGGGCTCCACAGACCACCTTTGATAAAGAAGCTGGTAAATATATGGTATATTGGTCTATGCAGTATGAAGGGGGTGCTGATGTAATTTATTATGCGTATGCTAACCCTGATTTTACTGATTTGGAAGGCGAACCAAAACCTTTGTTTATTCCGGAAAACAAGAAATCATGTATTGATGGTGATATTGTTTATAAAGACGGAGTTTATCACTTGTTCTATAAAACTGAAGGACATGGCAATGGTATTAAGGTGGCTACTACCCGTTCGCTTACTTCTGGGAAATGGGTAGAAGAATCCGATTATAAGCAGCAGACCAAGGAAGCGGTTGAAGGCGCAGGAACCTTTAAGCTTATCGGACAGGATAAGTATATTCTGATGTATGATGTGTATATGAAAGGATCTTATCAGTTTACTGAAACTACCGATCTGGAACATTTTAAAGTGATTGATAACGAAGTGAAGATGAACTTCCATCCTCGTCATGGAACTATCATTCCTATTACGCGTGCTGAGTTGAAACGGATTACCGACAAATGGGGAAAACCTGCAGAGTTGGGGGAACTTCCTAAAAATCCGGTTCTTCCCGGTTTCCATGCCGATCCGGAAGTGCTTTATTCGCATCAAACTAATAAGTATTACATTTATTCAACCACCGATGGTCAGCCGGGTTGGGGAGGATGGTATTTTACCGTATTCTCTTCGAATGATTTGGCTGAATGGAATTGTGAAGGAGTGATGCTTGATTTGCGCTCTCCTCAGGTGGCTTGGGCGAACGGAAATGCATGGGCACCGGCTATTGAAGAAAAATTGATTGATGGTAAATATAAATACTTCTTTTATTATAGCGGAAACCCGAAAAACGGAGGAGGGAAACAGATTGGAGTAGCTATCGCTGATTCACCGACCGGACCTTTTGTCGACTTGGGATATCCTATCGTCACTGAGTCGCCCGTAGGAGGAGGTCAGCAGATTGATGTGGATGTGTTTACTGATCCGGTATCAGGCAAATCGTATTTGTATTGGGGAAATGGCTATATGGCAGGTGCAGAACTGAATGCCGACATGGTTTCCATCAAAAAAGAAACTTTGCAGGTAATGACCCCGAAAGGTGGCTCGCTGAAAGACTTCAACTACCGTGAAGCTCCTTATGTGTTTTATCGTAATGGGCTGTATTATTTCTTGTGGTCGGTCGATGATACGGGATCACCTAACTATCATGTGGCTTATGGAACGTCAACTTCTCCTTTGGGAAAGATAAAAGTAGCGAAAGAACCGATTGTGCTTATCCAAGATCCGGAAAAGGAAATTTATGGACCGGCTCATAACTCTGTTGTACGGAAGCCGGGAACCGATGAGTGGTATATTGTTTACCACCGAATCAATAAGAGCTTCTTGAAAAAAGAACCGGGTACACACCGTGAAGTATGTATTGACCGTATGGAGTTTAATGCCGACGGAACAATTAAGCGGGTGGTTCCTTCTTTGTAATCCTAAAAATACTTTAGGATGAAAAACATGAAATATATAGCTGCATTAGGCGCTTGCTTATTCACACTGCCGGCTGCAGCTCACTTGAATGAAATAATGAATGAGCCAGATTCGGTTTATCTGTTCTCGTATGCCACTACTCCCGATGAAGGTCGGAGCGGACTGAAGTTTGCTTGGAGTCCGGATAAGACACAATGGTTTAGCCTCGGCAATGGCTATGGTTACGTAAAGTGTGATTATGGTGCTTGGGGAGCAGAAAAACGCATGGTGAAACCGGAATTGCGCCGTGATAAAAAAGGGGTGTGGCATTGTATTTGGCAATTAAACGGAAGCGGGAAAGAGTTTGCTCATGCCGCTTCTTCCGATTTAATGACCTGGAAGCGTCAGTCGTATTTCACGGAAGCGCAATTTGCTGAGTTTGTATCCGATGAATGGACTCAATATCAAAATCAAACCATCTCTGTTAATGGGGTGGAAGAAAACGGAACGCTGCAAAAAGTAGCATGGAGTGACGTGAATCGTTTACTTCAGTTTGTGGATCACCGGGCTTACCGGGCACAGCTTCACGATGAGCGTACGGAGCAGGATGCTTTCCGTTTTGCAGGACTTCAATCGGTATCAATGGATGTGACGATACGTCCTGAGCAGGCTAAAGCAATTAGTGATAAGTTAATAGGTATTTTCTTCGAGGATATAAATTATGGAGCCGATGGAGGTCTCTATGCTGAATTGATTCAAAACCGCGATTTTGAGTATAATGCGGACGACCGTCGTGACTGGCATGCCACTTACGCGTGGAACCTGAAAGGGGAAGGAACCACTATGGAGATAGCAACAGCCAATCCGATTCATGCTAATAATCCGCATTATGTGGTTTTGGATGCAAAGCAACCGGGAGCTTCATTTGTAAACTCCGGGTTTGATGGTATTGTTTTACGAAAGGGTGATAAATATACGCTCTCTTTGTTTGTACGTGCAATAGGTAAAGGGGGTAAGGTAAAAGTTTGTTTGAAGGACGAGCAAGGTAAAGAGATTGTTTCAAGGATAATAAAAGTCACCTCAGAAAAATGGAAGAAAGAGGAAGTGACACTGACCGCAGGAAGCTCTGCCGGTAAAGCAACTTTGGAAGTATGTCCGCAGGAAGCTGGGAAGTATGCGTTGGATATGATTTCGCTTTTCCCGCAAAATACCTTTAAGGGCAGAAAGAATGGTCTTCGTGCCGATTTGGCTCAGACGCTTGCCGACCTTCATCCGCGCTTTATGCGCTTTCCCGGTGGATGTGTGGCTCATGGTAACGGACTGGATAACATTTATCGTTGGAAAAACTCAATAGGTCCTTTGGAAGCCCGTAAGCCCATGAAGAACCTGTGGGGCTATCATCAGTCTATGGGATTGGGTTATCATGAATATTTCCAGTTCTGCGAGGATATGGGTGCAGAGCCCTTGCCTGTCTTGGCTGCAGGCGTTCCGTGTCAGAACTCGGCATGTGAACATGGTAAACTGGTAAGCGGAGGTCAGCAAGGAGGTATTCCTATGGAGCATATGGATGAATATGTACAAGATGTACTTGATTTGATAGAATATGCCAACGGTGATCCGAAAAAGAACAAATGGGCTAAGATGCGTGCCGAAGCCGGACATCCTAAGCCTTTTAATTTGAAATATGTAGGTATAGGAAACGAAGATTTGATAACCGATGCGTTTGAAGAACGCTTTACTATGATTTATAAGGCAGTCAAGGAGAAATATCCGGAAATTACAGTAATCGGTACGGTCGGTCCGTTTTATGAAGGTACTGATTATGAGGAAGGATGGGATTTGGCTACACGCTTGAATGTTCCGATGGTTGATGAGCATTATTATAATACTCCCGGCTGGTTTATTAATAATCAAGACTATTATGACCGCTATGACCGTTTAAAGTCGAAGGTGTATCTTGGAGAATATGCTGCCCATCTCCCCGGTCGGCCTAACAATATTGAAACCGCATTGGCAGAAGCCTTATATCTTACTGCCGTGGAACGGAACGGGGATATTGTGGAAATGACTTCGTATGCTCCGTTGTTGGCTAAAGAAGGGCATACCCAGTGGAATCCGGACTTGATTTATTTTAATAATCAGGAGGTGAAGCCTACGGTGGGCTATTATGCGCAGTTGCTTTACGGGCAAAATTCAGGTGATACTTATTTGCCTGCCGACCGTAAGATTGATAATCCGAGGGCTGATGTACAGAAGCGTATTGCTTCGTCTGTGGTGCGTGACAGCCGTACGGGAGATTTGATTATCAAGTTGGTAAACCTTCTTCCGGTTCCGGTAAAGACCTCGGTAGATTGTCCGGATATGCCTTCAAGTGAGGCTGTATTAAAAGTCCTTTCAGGCAAGCCTACCGATCGTGAGGCTAAACCGGTGGAAAGCAGTATGCAGGTTTCCGGCAAGTTCTCATACGAAATGCCCGCTTATTCTTTGAGTGTTATTCGTATTCCCGCTATGGAGTCAAAAAACTGAAATGTTTATAGGCATTCATTATATAGGTTAGTTATTTAAACATGATTTAAGGTGTGTCAAACGATAATGGTTATGAAAGACCATTGCTTTGACACACTTTTTTTATGGATTTGTTTTTTCTTTAATTAAAATTGGCTGGTAGGGCAGAGGAGCTTTCTTGTAAACTTTCCGTATATTTGTCACACGAAGATAGGATGCGGCTCGGCATAGTCAAATCAGAAAAACAAATTTTTCTTGTGCCTTTGCTCTCGCCTTTCACTCTATTTGTCGCTTGTGAAGTAAAAGTATGTTATTGTTTATAGAATAAGAAGTTATGGGACTGATTCGCAATGTTCATCATGTGGCTATAATCTGTAGTGATTATCGTCGTTCGTTGGATTTTTATACCCAAGTACTTGGGTTTGAAGTGACAGCTGAGCATTTTCGGGAAGAACGGCAATCGTATAAAACCGATCTTGCCTTGAATGGTGACTATGTAATCGAGCTGTTTTCATTTCCCGAACCACCAGCGCGGCTGTCTTATCCGGAAGCCGCAGGTCTGCGTCACCTTGCTTTTGAGGTAACAGATATAGATGAGGCTGCTTTGCATTTGGAAAAGCTGGGAGTTTCTCATCAGCCCATACGGGTGGATGAATATACGGGACGGCGTTTCTTGTTTTTCGAAGACCCGGACAGTTTGCCGTTGGAGTTTTATGAATCGGCTTTGTAGCGAATGAGGTAAATTGATTTAGGTAAACCAAGTACATCCGGTGACTATTTATGAAGAAGTTGATTCTTGCCGATAATCAGGATATTACCCGCTATGGAATGCGAGCTGCTGTATCTGGAATTTATGCCGACGTCAGCGAGGTAAGTAATCGTCAGCAGCTGGCTGAACATTTGCTGCTGCATGGTGATGCAGTGGCAGTGATAGACTATACGCTGTTTGACTGTACTCCTGAGCAGTTGCTTGTTTTGTTTTTCTCATTTCTATCGCCTGATTCGTTAAGGTGTAAAAATCGTCTTGATGTTTTATGCAAAGCAAATGCTCGTTTGGCAAAAGAACTCATTTTCTCCCTCAGAACTGTTCTTTGTATAACTTGCCTGTATCGGCTTTTGAAGTTGACCTGCTGTAATTTAAATGTGTGGTGCAGTTTAGGGCGCATTTTATAGTGTTTGTTTGATGAATAATGTATTACAGCGTTTTTCGGTAGTCACCTTCTATTAAGTGTCTAGAGGACGGTTGATTTCAAGTATTCAAAGTCATTTTTTATCCATCTATATGGTGTGGAAAACATCGTTTTATTGGACTTTTTATTCGTTTTTCTATTTGCATTTCTCGTAAAGTTCTGTACCTTTGTATAGTTCTTGCATCACGCCGATTCAAGGAGGGTGTAGGGACAAACATAGTTATTGTAAAAGGCGTTTACTTGACGCTTTGGTTTTGACACCTTAAGAATCTCGCAAATTCAAATTGTTCGTCAAAGACAAAGCAGCGGTGAATGCCCTCGGGGTGTATATATGTACAGCCATTCGTATCTCCTCTTGGTACTCATGTTATGCCAAGAGGGGAAAGGCGGATTATATACTATCGGCGTGGGGCTTTCGACGTTGCTCGTTTCGACGAACAGGGCAATGCGAGAGCCTTTAAGGTGTGGAACGAGTGACAGGTATGGTTCCCACGCTTTTTTTATATCCGTAAATAACCTATCTTCAGGGAACGGGAGAGGTATAATAAATAATTATGGGACAGAACAATCTATTGAAAATTCTCTCACTATGCGCGTTCCTTGCTTTTGCTGCGGTTAGCTGTTGGGCTACTTCAGAATCTTTACACCTGCTGCTTCCAAATTGGCCGGTGATATTATGCTGGGTTGTTACAATCGGGTTCTTCGTAGTAGCATCATTAGGAACAAAAATGATTGCCGATAGTTTAAATCAAGACATCTATTTGGAAAAACGAGAACTTCGCCTGATCGGTGGTACAATCCTTGTATTTATATTTTGGCTAATTTGCAGTATGCCAACCAATACCCACACGTTTTTTTATCGTTCCAGCATAACAGATATAGTAACACAAGACTTGTCTGTAACCAAAAGCTACCTTCAACAATTACGGGATAACATAAAAACAGAAACCTTCATCAAAAAGAAAGCCGACCAACTGGAAAGCAATGTGAACGCTCAAATCATAGCGTTAGAAAATGAAATTGACAACATCGCGAATCCAGGATTCGGAGACAAGGCAAAATCGCACTTGGATAAGATTGCCACGACATTACAGGTGGCGCACATTCCTATATTATCTTATTCTGGCGCTACTCCCAAACAAATAAAATCACTGAAACAGCAATACCGGACTATGATTTATGAGTTGCTTAACAAACGGAAGCAAGAACTTTTCTCAAATTATAGCTCCCCACAAGAAAAACTATTCAAGCCGGAGGCGGCCATGCTCATTAAGAACATAGAAGCACTGGAAGGGCACGTGGCCAACATGAAAGCACAAGGAGAAATTGATAATAGTCTGATTATGCAAGCAGATGCCGTTTTAAACAAATCGTATGTCATCATTAAAACTTATGCAAACTTTATAGATTTTCAGTCGGAAACAGATAAAGAACATTACCTATCGAATAATCAAGTAACAAATATAACCCGCATGCTTAGTGTAATCGATGTATGGAAAGATTATTTTTGTGGAAAATTTGAAGGAAGAAATTTTTTGTTTTGGATTATTGTTTCCTTATTGGTAGATGTTGCGGCTTTTGTTTTCTTCGATATAACTTTTAGAAAAAGAGATTGTTAACCATTAAATAAAACAGATATGGCTGAAATTAATTTAGGAGATTCCCCCATAAAAGGTGGTGCATCGGATTGTGCAAAAGACACAAGCATTAATAACATCCCAAATACAAATAATGTGATGAAGGAGAGGATTATCTGTTCGTCAACTTCAACTCCTTTTACTGATACGCAAGAACAGCAATATGATGATCCCAATAAAATCAACGTGACTATTGTCAATAAAGATATTCCGTTGGTGATTCTATTCGGTCCTCCTGCCTGCGGAAAAACAATGACATTAGTACGTTTGACCCGTTATTTGAGAAGCAAAGGGTTTAAAATATCTCCTGTAAGAAGTTTTCGTCCATCTGGAGATCAAAACTATCAAAATATTTGTAATAATTTTGATGGGATGATTAATCAGAGTGATGCATCAAAATCGACTGCTCTTATTGAATTCATGCTGGTAGAAATATTGAATAACGGGAAATCACTATGCCAGATACTGGAAGCTCCAGGGGAATACTATTTTGATCCAGCTAATCCCCAGAACCCATTCCCCAATTATGTCAATACGATTATAAATAGTATAAACCGGAAAATTTGGTGCATTTTCGTCGAACCCGATTGGGAAAATGATTCAGATAGAAGAAACTATTCATTACGAATCAATCATTTGAAAACTCGCATGCGTTCACGAGATAAAACCATATTTGTTTTTAATAAAATTGATAAGACAGATTATGTAATGGCTCCAGGAAAGGTCAATGTATCGCAAGCTCGGAAAAGTGTATTGCACCTTTATCCAAATATATTTGAACCCTTTCGGAATTTAAATCCGATTACGAAATTCTTTTCAGAATGGCGGTGCGACTTTATCCCTTTTCAAACAGGCGATTTTACCCAGTCGACTACAGATTTAACATATCAGCAAGGGCCGGACGAGTATCCGGCAATACTTTGGAGTACGATAACTAGACACATAAAAGGATAATTATGGATTTAGAACTATTCATACATGGTGTTCCCAACGGACAAAAAATATATGGTATATCAGAAGAAAAGACCTACTTTACTACATTCTACAATGTATCAAAGAAAGAGTTTCAAGGTGCACCTAAGTTCCTTATTGAAATCAGGAACTTAAACGAAACCAATTATTGTTACTACTCTTTTTTAAATTATAATAATGTAAGTGCTTGTGATGGACGTTCTGGCTCTTATTTTGGTATGACTATCAGATTGAATGAGTTTTGTAATGACCCATATCGAGTTTTCGGACTTTTATATGTATTATATCGTAAATATGTGGCAGGTGTTTTGTTTGACATTGACACTAATAAGTTTCTTGTTTCTGAGTTTAAAAAGGAGCATATCCAACCTATTGAGAAATCTCTAAATGAGTTATTTACAAAATGTTTTTCAAGTAAAGATTTCATTAATATTCAGGATGAAGTTTTTAAAAATCAAGGCGAATTTACAATTAACTGGAGTGATTTTACGAGCATAAATATAGGAGATTGTATAAGTAAAGGCAGAGTCCTTGTTGCAACAGATTATCCTTCCGCAGAAGGAAAACAAATTATAGCCGAATGGAAAGATAAATTAGCAGCTGAACAATATTTGACACAGCGACAATTAAAAGACAAAGAAGAAGAACTAACTAATATCTCCAAAGATAAAGAAGCCTTGACAACCCAGATTGTTCAGCAAAATGATTTAATTGATAAAGTAAAAGAACAGTTGTATAGTGCTGAAAAACAGAACTCAAGCCTTCAAGAAAAATTGGATGAAACAAGGAATAGTCTAAAATCTATTCTTCAAAACCTAGGGGATGAGGAAAAACCTTTGTCGAATTTGCATTTCCCTAAGAAAAATCTCAATGGGGAATGCACTTCAACTCCAATAAGTTCCAATGATGAAGTTGCAGATAACGCAACATCACACACAGGGCATCGTAAAGAGAAAAGAAACTTATACACATTATTGTTTTTGATACTGATAGTAATAATTTGCTGTCTTTGTGATGTCTTTGATAAAGAGCCTGTAAAAAGCGATGAAGAGATTAAAGCTTTAAAAGAAATGCAATGCATTTTAGAACAGAAGAAAGATTCGTTACAAAGGGATTTGTGTAAAATATACAAGCTGATACAAGAAGAATATAAAGGAAAAGATATAATTGTTATCAAAGGGCTCGAAAAGGGGAAAAATAAAGAACTCAAAAAAAAGGAAAATCTTAAGGTTGGTAAACTTTATACCGCAAGAATTACTGATTTTCCCTATCCTGGGGAATGGGAATATTCTGAAAATATAGAGGTGTCAAGTAAAAATCTTACAGAGCTAAAGTTTAAGGCAAACGAAACCGGAACAGTTACAATTGCATATAAGTTAGGGAAAGAAATTATTGTACAAAAGACCCTTGGTCAAGAATGAAGATTAAATCCAAATTTAAGAGAGTAGTCAATATATTAGGAGTTGTCTTACTTTTGCTTTTACTTTCTTGCAATAAAAAAAAGAAGACAACCCCTATCTATATTGATATGGGATACACTCAACTTGACACTTATAATGATGAGAATGATTTTTTAACTACCTCCGCTTTTTTTGAAGGAGGGGAAGAATGCATTATTTCTTATCGGGAAGACGGTGGAGTAAAGATTATTCCGGTAATTGTAAACGGAATGAAATTGGATATGATTTTTGATACCGGATGTTCTGGAACACTAATTTCAATTGCTGAAGCTAATTACCTATATCAGAAAGGTACATTGACGGAAAATGACTTCTTGGGTATCTCTAAATCAAGGATTGCAGATGGCAGTGTTGTTGAGAATATGGTATGCAACTTGAAAGAAGTAGTCATAGCCAATCGGATAATTTGTACCAATGTTACGGCAACTGTATCTAAAAATATAAACGCGCCGTTATTATTAGGAAATGAGGTCTTGAACCGAAGTACCTCTTTTACTATTGACAACATTAATAAAACCATCACTTTTAGACTTAAATAAGTATGAACGCTGATATTTATCTTTTCGGAGTTTTGGCACAAAACAAATACTTCCAGTATCCTACTGACTATACGAAAAATATTTTTCAAGATTTTGAGGTGAAAGCAAAAGCGTCATCTCAAATCTTAATACACAGAGAAAATAACGATGTGGTCTATTATACCTATATTCGGAAATTGGATAATTCGACTACTCAATACATAGGAATATGTATTGTAATAAATGGTTTACTAATCCAAGATACTAACAATTTGTTCAAAATATTTGAAGGTGTAACGGGCGATATTATAACACACAATAAAATTCTGGAGCTGAATGCTAAAGGAGAAATTGTAGCACAAAGCGTGAACAGAACTCACATACAAAATGAATATAATCAGTGCGTTGTGCGTATTCAAACAGCATTAAACAGTTTGCAACTAAACTATATAAAAGTTCCACCAATTAATAATAGTGCATCAGTCAATGGAACGAGGTCTTTTACATTTGATACCCCGAGTTTGGATTTGTTTATTGTGTTTTCCAATTGCAGTAATATTATTATAACTAAAGGTGCTAATTTTGATACAAGCTTTTTAGCTGCATACAAAGCCAATTTAGTTAACCTGCAAAAAGAAAAAGACAATGCAATTCAAAAAAGCGAAACCCTCTCCAAAGAGCTGGCAAGAGTGCGTGAAGAAAAGAGACGAACTAAAATTGTAGCCATTTTGATCGTTATACTGCTTTTAGTTACGGTAATAGGATTTAATACCATATTGGAAAGAGATCAGACTATATCCAATAAAGAAAACGAAATTACCCAAAATGAAAATGTTATTATAGAAAAAGACAGCATCATTATAGAAAAGAACAAAAATCTCTCAGATTTGAATGTTAAATTAAATATAATGCAATCTATAAATGCATCTCTGGAAGAAAAAAATTCTATGCTCAATAATTCTTTAGATTCTATATCCAAAGAAAATCATATGCTAATTAACAAAAATGATAGGCTGAATAAAAAGTTAGAATTATCTATTCAAGAAAACCATACACTCATACAAAAGATAAATCAGCAATCTCAAAATGCAAAGTCTGCTTCTTTGTTCCAAAGTACTTCTAATGAATCGAGATATGTAAGAGTTGATAAACATGCAGTTTTATGGGAAAAACCAAATAGTCTGGACAAGAAACGCAGGGCAATAGGAAATAGTCCGGTATATATTATCCGCAAATACGACGATAAATTTTATTACGTAAAAGTCGGCAACGATTATGGCTATCTAAACAAGGTGTGGATTAAGGACGATTCTTATTAAAAAGGTCGCTAGGAAACAGACTCTTAGTATTAGGGCAATCAGGCAAAACAGTTAAATCCCAAAATTCACTTGTAAAGGTCGGAAGCATTTCATACATTTGTTATTCACAATAACGTTTATGAAGAAGTTGATTCTTGCCGATAATCAGGATATTACCCGCTATGGAATGC